>Ga0155866_113_pt1 | contig 11946 bp, 8 predicted proteins | sample RifCSPlowO2_01_FD_107520 | JGI IMG/M metagenome (GOLD analysis project Ga0155866, IMG submission 107520) | Candidatus Giovannonibacteria bacterium RIFCSPLOWO2_01_FULL_43_160 | reverse complement strand
AGTCAGCACTGTCGCAAGCGTTAGTTGTGGGGCTTAAAATTATGCCAACGGAAGAAAGACAGGCGCTTTCAATTTTCGCAGAAGGCGGCGGCACTACATCTGTATTTGTACACGCGCCGATTGTGCTTCCTGATGGAATATTACAGATATTAGATGAGCAATCAGCCGGCTTTTGGCATGTTCCCGCATAAAGTTTGCACATACCGACACTTTGTCCAGAGAGAATATCGCAGAATCCAGGCGCGCATTCAGATTGTGTTGTATTTGTACATGGCAAACTAATAGGATCAGGCCCTGTTTGTTGCGTGCCTGGTAAGCCCGGAATATTTAATTTCAAGTTCACAAGCTCTGGATTTATTGTGGAAAGAATTAACCAAGAAATTAGCGCGAGCAAGAGTCCCAAAATCGCTTGGGTGATGCGGTCTTTAGCGTCCGCTTTTGCGTCAATCGCTTCCGTGACGGCGTATTCTATCCCGCCAATAACTATCATTACCACTGCGAGCACCGCCGCCAAGCCCAAAATAAACGGAATTATTTTTGTAATATAATCCGGGAAAGTATCAACAGTCTGCCCCACGCCGGGAAGCGGCTGGAGCAAATTATACGCCAAAGCCGTGCCGGCTAAAGAGAATAAAAATATTATTATTAAAATTTTCTTTTTCATTTTGTGGCTGAAATATTTATTAATGCTTCGGCTTGCTGGAAAAGCGCCTGGCGGTCTTCAATTTTTAAAGAAAAAGCGGTTTGCGAATCGGTATTATCCGGCGCGGCCAGTTCTAAAAGCAACGGATTTTTGGCGTTTGGGGCGGCCGCCGTTCCGTTCGCGTTCCAATTAAATTTGGCGCGCACCAAAGAACCTAAATCAAAATAAAAAGGTTCCGCCAATATTGAAAACGAATCCCCCGCTCGGCCCAAAAAAGAATTCAGCGCCATGGACTTTAATCCGGTAAGCGCGTTGGTTTCATAAAATAAAATTTCTGGCATAGTTGTTTTTAAGCGCACGCTTTTTTGCGCGGATATTTCGCCGTCTAAGGTACTGACTCTAAGGGTAACGATGTAATCGCTGTTGCCGACATCGGCTAATTTTATGGAGAACTTATTTTTTCCGCCGCCAGACTGATTTCGAAAAAGCTTGTCGTCAATTGACCATTCGTAAATCAGATTTTGGGCGCGCAGCCTTTCTCCTCCGAAAAAAAGATGTGGCACGGCGATTATTTCAGTAATGCTTCCAGGTGTGGCAAGCGCGGAACCCCTGTAAAAACTTGGCGTGTAGGTTAAGGGGCGGATTATAAAATCTACGTCGGAAATTGTAATTTTAGCGCCAGCTTCATAGGAAATTCCATCGGCCGAAATCACGCTTACTCTAATATTCATTTCTGAACCGATTTTTCCGGCTTGGAAACTTTGCTCTCTCAATCCAACTCCAGAAGTAATATTTTTTCCATCTAAAAACCAGGTAAATTTCGCGCGGACCATATCAAAAGAGAAAGACTTGGTCGAAACTGTAAAAGACGCTCCCGCCCGCGGAGATGAAGGAAAAACATCAAGAGCCAAATCTGTCGGCGAGGAGAGGGTTAGGGCGTAAACTTGCCAAGAAAAAAGCAACGCAAGAACTGGTATTAAAATTTTATAAATATTTTTCATGATTCTTTTTTCTTGATGAATTTTTTGGCGATCGGTACTTTTTCTAAAATTTCTCCGCCGTATTCAATAATCACTGTGCCTAAAGCAAAAGCTGTCCACCCGGGAAATGAATTTAAAATCGGCAGAAGTTCAAACCCAAACGCTGAAGCAAGAAATATCAATCTCTTTAGGTCTTTATCTTTTTTAATGCTTCCTGAAATCCCTAGACTTTTTAGCCAAACAAAAAACAGGAGCCAAGTGAATATGTCTATTATCCAGTTTAGCACGACGCCTATGACTATAAAATTTAAGAATACCTGCAGGCCATCAATTCCCAAAGCCATCAGAATAAGCAATGTGGCCGTAATCGCGCTCATTCTGACAGCGGTTGCTCCGGAAGAAGCAATGGGCTCGTCTTGCGCATCCGCATTGCGATCTTGTTGAAGACCGGCGTAATTTTGATTGTCCATTGTGTTTGTTTCGTCCATAAATTATTTTTGTGATACCTGTTCGCCTTGGGCGCCCGCCTGCCGGTCGGGCAGGGAAAAATCTTCTTTAGCTTTTTTAATCGCCAAGAGCTGGGCCGGGTCGGAAGTAATCAACTGATCTTCAGTGTAAGAAGCTAAGATTTTTATGGCAACGTGTTTTAATCCAGCGAAAAAGAGCCCTTCGCCGACATCGGACTCAAGGAGCAAAAACTTTTCTTCATCCGTAAGATTGAAAGTTTGTTTTAGTAAATCAATTGACGCTGGAGATTGGCGCAGTAGAATTTGGATGGATGAATTGGTAATCAAAGATTTTCCGTAGGGCGAATTTAAAAAGTCGCCGACGTCCTGGGTGATAGTGGCCAAGCCCAGGTAATATTTTCTAGCGCGCTTGGCTATGCCAAAGAGAAACGAAGCGCCGTCTTCATTTTTCATAATCCACCAGGCCTCGTCCACCACCAGTAATCTTTTTTTAATATTCGCGCGGATGGCGCTCCAGATATAGTGGATTATTAAATACGTAGCCACTGGACGCAAATCATCCTCCATATCGCGGACGGAAAAAACAACGCATTTTTGGTTGATATCAACATTGGTCGGCTGGTTGATAAATCCCGACCAGGTGCCTTTGGTGAATTTTCGGAGGCGTTGGGCTAAACTTTCACCTCCTTCCATATTGGCCAAAACAAGCTCCAAATCGGAAAGTATTGGCGGGGTGGCTTTACTGAAATTCGAGTCCGGCGTGATGTCCCGCGAAGCGTAGGTTTCGGTTATGGCGCGGTCAATGACGGAATCTTCCTCGGGGTTTAACCCGCCCAACATAATTCTGAAAAGGCCCACCAAATTTATAATGTGCGAGCGCAAAACATCAGCGGGCGATTCGTCTTCCCGAGGCATCGGCAGATCAAAAGGATTGATGTGGTGGTGCGAGGTCAAAGAAATATTAAAATATCTTCCGCCAACGGCTTCGGCCAAATATTCATATTCTTTTTCAGGGTCTATAACGATGACATCCGTTTCAAACATTAAGGAGCGCAATATTTCCAGTTTGGTGGCGTAAGATTTTCCGGCGCCGGCTTTGGCAAAAATTACCGAGTTATAATTTTCTAAACTAAAGCGGTCAAATAAAATCAGAGAATTATTATGCGAATTGATGCCGTAAAGGATTCCCCTATTGGAAGTGAGGTCAAAAGAAACAAATGGGAAAACGCTGGAGGCGGGCGAGGAATTCAGATAATTGTTGACGCCAAGAGTGTCTAAAGCTTGGGGAAAAATAGAGTCCATGGCTTCCTTTTGCTGAAAAAGCGCGGGCTTGGCATAAACCAAACGCGACTCCAGCATGGATTTTATTTCAGTCTCCGCTTTATCCAGCTCTTCTATAGTATTTCCATAAACCGCGATATAAAGCCCGAAATTGAACAATCTTTCCTGCGCTTGCTGGAGCTTGTCGCGCAAAGATTCCAAATCTTGGAAGGCGGTGTCCAAAATCGGGTCTCGCACCAATCCTTTTTCCTGCCGGATGGAAACTTGCGATTGAACTTCGGCGACTTTCCGCTGAAGTTTTTTTAAAACTGTTGCGGTATTCACCGGATGTATAAATATGGAAACATCAAAAACCTTATCCAAATTTATTATGGGAGAAAACCAGTTTGAAGAAAGAAATCTGGGGAGCGAAAAAATAAAAATTGTCCGCACCAATTTTTCTCCAAGGCGCATGTGATTGGCCGTGACTTCCAGCGCCGCTGGCGCGATAACGTCTTTTAATTCCAAAACGCCGGCGCGATAAATTTCTTCCGGAAAAACCGGAGTAATTTCCGTTTCTTTAGGTTTCTTTTTTCTAAATATATTCAGTAATGCCATAAATTTATGATAGGGGGTTCACCCCCACACCAAAATCACTTTGGTGTGAGGGTTTGCCTTTTTCTAATTCGCCGGGGTTGTAAAGACTGTAAAAAAGTTCAATCAGTTCCTCGGTGTTCAGGGGAACCGCTCTAACGCCAGTCCGTACTAGCCCTTGAATCACGCTGTCCGCTCTTTGCCAGAGCTGATTTTTATATTCGTCAAATTTATCTTGCGGTAAGGTTTTAGGTTTGGGAGCGCCTTGCCCAAAAATTCCAAGCAAGCTTTTAAATCCTTCTTTTGGCGTTGTAAACATCGCCGGTGTGAAAGGCACAATAATATAAAAATTTTTGCTTACGATATTTGCCGCGCGGACGAATGTTCGAATGAATTCTATGTATTCCGTTATTTGAATTTTCAAAAGTTCGTTTGTCTGCTTGGCTTCGGCTTCTTTTAAAGTATTAAGATAGGGTTCAATGTTTAATTTTCGCGACTCCAGAAAAAATTGCACGGTGAAATCCAAAGAATTCAGGAAATTTTGGTATTGCATAATAACCGCAGTTTGCTCGTCCGCGCTTTTCAAGGAAAAATTCAAGGAAGAGGCCATCATCACGGCGCGGAGCGACCCGTCTTTTAAAACCAGGACGCCATCCCGGATTTCTTCTATCTTTAAAATATCTTGAGATGGTAAAGCGTTTGCCATATTTATCGTTTAATATTCTTTTGAATATCCAGCGACCAGGATAAATCTTGTAATTTGCTTTGGGTAAGTTTCGGAGTTCCGCCAGCCTCTTTGAAGTCCGACTTCAAATCCCCAAAGAAGTCGGACTTCCTCCCGGCTGGCGCGGCTGTCTTTTTCCACAAATACAATCTAGCCGAAGAGGCGTAATCTATGGCGCTGGCCAGAATTTTAATAAAGGGCTGGCCGTTTATTTTTAAAAACGCCAAAGAGCCGGCAAACGCCGCGATCGGAGCGCCCAGAATAATTACCAGCCAAAACTGCAGGTAGACATACATTATAAAAACAATGGCGGCGCCGCCCAAAATATAGAAAAACTGCTTGGCCGTTAAAGGCCCGAAAATTTTATCTTCTATGTCTATAAATTGCGGTACTTGGTGTTGCATATTATGGTTCTATTATTTCGCGATAAGGGTCTTTGTCTTTATACCCGCCTGCAACGCCTTGCGTAGCATTGCGGGCAGGCTGCGACGACAAAGCTTTTTCTAATTCCGTTTTAGCGGCAAGAAAATTTTGCGGCAAAGATTCTTTTGGAGCGGGAAGAATATCTGGCGGAGCTTGCCCGCCTAATTGCGAAGCTATTGGTGTGGGCATTTTTTTAACAAAGATTGGAGGGATTACTTCTTGAAACGTGGAACGTGGAGCTTGAAACGCCGTTTTGGCTTCTTCTGTTTTTGGTTTTTGCGTTTCAATATCTTCCCGCTTCGGCAATGGCTTGGGTTGCGGTTTGATTTCTATTTCTTTACCTCCCCTGACCCCTCCTTGTAAAGGAGGGGATATCTCTACTCTTTCTCCCCCCATTGATAAGGGGGGGGCTGGGGGGGGTGTTTCTATCCCATGTATTTTCTTCAGCGACTCCCTCACCGGCTGGAAAACTTTTTGATTTATTTCTTCGGCGATGGCTTTCGCTTTTTCTTGATTAACACTCAATCTGCTCACCAGATTTTTTACATAATCCGAGGGTGAAGTAATTCCCAGCATCACCCGTCCCGTTTCGTCAGCTAACTCCCCGATTTTATCAATGGAAAGTCCGGCATTTTTTCCAACGACTTGTATCGTATCGGTCGTTGAGCGCGCGAAAAGCGCTTTCCGGAGATCATCCGGCAGTTCTGAAACTCTTTCTAAAATATCTTTTTGGTCGGCCATAGTTTTAGGGTGTTTTAGGTTGCGCTCTACCCTCCAATATACTTGTAATTACTTCTTTATACGGAGAAATTCCCGCAACATAATCTCTTAATTCTTGAGCGGCGATATTATTTCCCTTTCTCTGCATCTCGTTTGCCAGGGCCTGCGCTCTATCCTCCGTTCTGGGTCCTATTGTGACTCTTGATGCTGTTAATATCGCTTCATAACCTTCTTTAAACGCAGCCGCGCGCCTCGTGTCTCCAGTGATTAGTGAAATATCTTCTATCGTCCCTGCCGCCAAAACATCTTCCACAAATTCTTTTTGCTTAATAATATCCGGAGATAAATTCCTGCGCAAAGCTTTGGCGTCAACTTTAGTGAAGTATTCTTTTAATTTTTCTTGATGGGATCTAGTATCAGCCGCGCCCATAATTGTGTCTATAAACTGCCTTGGCGCTACGCGATCAATATATTTATTTTCTTGCCCGCGCTTAACTATGCTTTTACCAATCTTTTGAGCTATAGCTTTCTCCCCCGCTTTAGCGCTTCCGCCAAAATCATTTATCAGCCGCGATATCTTATTTTCATCTCCCACTTTTTGTAGAATATCTAGCTCTTCATCAGACATTGTCGCCGCGGCTACCTTAATTTTATCAACAGCTTTCCCGCTTGTATTTTCAATAACCGCTTCCTTGAAAGCCCTTTGTTCGCTGGCGCTAAAACGAGTTTGGATTGTTGTTTTAGCTGCGGTTTCGGCATCAGTCCAATCTTTTGCATTAAAGCCAGCCGGCATTGTAGCAAAGCTATCCATAAACCTAGCTTGCCCTTTAGCGTCTTTTTTACGCAGGAAAGCTTCTTTATCATCATTGTTAAGTTCGGTGGCGAATTTAGTATGTTGCTCATCATCGGTCTTACGTAGAAGGCGGGCAATCTTGAAACTTTGTTGGTCTTTCGGACTGAATCGCGATTCAATGAAATCTGTGGCTTGTTTTGCCAACGCAGGGTCAACCAGCGCTAGCGAATCAACCAGGGTTGCTTGGTCCTCGGGGCTCATACTGCGCAAAGCTTCAGCCGCAGCTTCTTGATTATTGGGAAGTCCGGTTTTAGGATTAATGCCAAGCCATCCGGCCATTCGCGCTTGTTGTTGCGGCCTGGTCTGCCGCTTCCAACTTTCCAGATCAAATTTCGCGGCTTCGGTCGCGCTAAACTGCGGCGAACGAAGAATATCGTTTGCCCTTATCGCTTGATTTCTTGAAAGGCCGGCAACAAATTCCGCGCGTTGTTCTTGAGTCATCCCTTTCAGCATCGCTTCTTGCCCTGCCCGACCAAGTTTTCCAAACGACGCCCCCCATGTTCCCTTGCCTTGCGCCAATGCCGCTTTAGCCATATTCTCCGCTTGCGCTGGCGCCTTGCCCAGCCCGGCCAGCCAGCCCGTGCCCATCCGCGCGTAATAACCCAAAGTCGGAGAGGCCTCCGTTATTCTTCCCATGGCCTTGGTTTGCTGCAATCTTGCTCCAATCGGCGCCACCAAATTCCTCGCCGCCACTCCTCCCACAAATCCCGTGAGCCATTTTCTACTTGAAGTTGCCCAACCCAAGACCGAGCTAGCAAAGTAGATGCCCATTGTGCGCGCAATTAAAAGAGAAGAGATTAAAAGTACGACAACTGTAGTTGTATCAACCAAAAACGGAAAATTTTGGGTTATATTTCCGCTAATCGCGCTACGCGTCATAGTGTTGGCTATGGAGATGCTGATGTAAAGAAGAAACATAAAAGCGGGGAAGAAAAATGCATGAGAAATCAACTTTTCCCACCAAGTATGCCAATATTTTTCTGTTGTAGGCAGTATATAAAAAAGGAAAGCTAATGGTGCTAAAACCAAAAGTAGAGTTAGTATGGCGAACCTGATAATCATTAAAATTCCCCCAAATACAAAGACGAAAACCAGCGGAAGAGAAACAATAAGCGGGAGCATTATTAGGTAAAAATAATCTATAGCGGATTGTAAGTTGGCTGATGAACTTAATGTTGCCCAGCTTGCATAACCAGCGAACGTCCCTCCAATCATCAAACCTCCGAGCGCAATTGCTCCTGGGCAGAAAAATCCTGTCAAACAGCCTGCTCCTGCGATTGAAGCACCTAAAACAGTGCCAATTGTGCCCCACAACCATTTTTCCCACCCCGAAGTTTTAATAACATCATTGGTGTCAAAAATCTCTTGGTATCTAGCACCAGCCATTAGAGATTGAGAGATAGACTGGCTTCCATTTTTAGTAAGTGCAAACCAAAAGCCACCTCCGAGTATATTTGCGAAATCAATTACTACATAGCTTATTGTTAAACTGAAATTAATTAGCAAGGCTATCACTATTAGTTTAGGTAGCAATTGTTTTGCATTGTAGCTTTGTATGCGCAAAATAGTGGCAATTGCAATAGCAAGCAGTATGAGAATGAAAAAAAGATTAGCGATGTTTCGCGACACTTCCCAGCCTTTTTGTACAGCTATTAAATTATTGAAGCCACTTAAGGCTGCATTATGAATAGCTACGTCAAAAAAACTTCCAGCTAGCGCGACGAATTTCCCCATAGCAAGCACTGCTGCCGTTAAAATTATGTTTAGTCCCCATAGCAATCCCTTACCTATGCCGAACGCCCCACCAGCCTTGTTTAATAAGACTTCTTGATCCGCTGTCTTTATACCGCTTTCACTTACATTAATAGGCTTACATATTCCCTCCAATTTTGAACACTCTGACGCGTCACATGACATTGAATATGTTTTAACAATTGTGCCGTCTGTTTTTTGACATGCGGCTGCAGCCAACGCCAACGGCGCCGCGATGAAATTAAACATCACGCTCAATAAAATTATTGAGATGATTGGCATTTGTAATTTTTTTTGCGCGGTTAAAAACATATTTATATTGAAGACAATTAAATTCCCATACGTTTTATAAATCCATTTTGTTCAAGCCACGAAAATTTCTGCGCAAGTATTTTGTCTGACCGCGCATCCCCCGTTTTATATGCGCCGTTTGTGAAAACATAAGCTTGCACGGTCATTGCCAAATCTTCTGACGCGGTTGTAGCCGCATAAGGCTTTGTTTCGTCGTCGCTTAAAACCGTGGGCAATGCGAATCCTGTATTTTCATTTACAGATATTTTGTGTAGCGCCTTCCATTCCGAATCCCCATCAACATCTGAGAATTTTTCCCTAGCAAGAGCATGCGCGTTTTCGTGAACAAGAGTTTCATCAAAGTAATTAGTGCTGTATTCTGGATGAGTTACTATAAAATCAATCCAATCACCATTAATAAAAGTATCGTCTTCTGAATGAAAAGATCTGCCTTTATGGTTTTTTTCGATCTCGCCCTTTGAAAGGCCCATAATATTGCTCCAATAGCCATTTATCGTATTCGTATTCACAATGATCGGCTGGATAGACATTTTTTTGTAGTCATCAGGCACAAGCGCATAAATCTTATCAATGGAAGCTTGAATTCTTTGTTTTTGCGATAGCGTAAATTGTCCGAGGACGATTAACGGCAAATTATCCGGATGAGCCACCACGCTGAATTCCGGATTCTCAAGCGTTCCGTATAATTCATTAATCTTCGCTCTTGTTTTTGGACCGACATATCCGGATGGAGGGTTGATTATCCCATATTTTTCCTGGAAACGCTTCACCGCATTTTCTGTAGCTAGCCCAAAGTAACCGGTAATTGAATTTTCCGGATAAGACGGGTCTATAGTAGAAAATATTGTTTGCAGTAATATGACTTGGTCTCCGCTAGAACCTCGCCAGAGGTCTTGGGTAAGCGTGCCGATAAAAAATGGCGCCGGAACTACGCTAAATGGCGCGTCGCTTTGGTCGCTATCGCCGGTGTCGTTGGCAATAAAAATCTTATAGTCGCCGGGGCTTAGCGTATCTTGTTTATTGCTCTGGCCACTCGTAATCGTGACACTCCCAACATTCCAAGAATAAGATTGTTTATCTCCAGCAATCCCTGCGATAGTCGCAATGCCGCCACGTCTAGATCCATCTTTATCAACAATGCTGATTGTGTATTTTTTCCCATATTGCCCGGTCGTCCACGTAATAGATTGTAATGAATCTATTTGAAATGTTTCTCCTCCGTTAGGCGAAATAATAGTGATAAGGGGTTGAGTAACCGCCAATGAGAATGAAGATGTTTTAGTTTGTGTGCCGCCGAACGCGGTTATAGTAACTTTGTAAGTTCCGGCGGGCGTTGCGCTTTGGGTGGTGATTGTGAGAGTCGTTGAACATGTTGGGAAGCAGGCGTTTTGAGAAAATGTTCCCGATGCTCCAGTTGGGAGCCCTGACACCGCGAAACCAGTCGCCTGCGCAATGCCAGCAGTCGCAACAACGTTTATTGTATTTGTTACCAAAGACCCTTGTGTGGCCGATATGGCTCCACTATTCGTTAGAGAAAAATCGAATACAGGCGTAGATGAAGGAGGGGGAGTGGGAGGATTCGTGCTGGGCAAAGCGACACGAATCTCGCCACTCACGAATTCAGCGCCGCGCGCAGCGCCTTGTGGATTTAATATAAAAAGCACGGACAGTAGTGCTACAACCGCGGGAACCAAATAACCAATTTTTATTTTTTTATTCATCATTTTTTATTTGTTAGTAATAATTCGCAGTTCGTTGCTTACAAATTCCGGAGAACCGCGCGACACGCCTCTAAAATAATAAGTAGTATTTGGTGTTAATCCTGTGATTGTTACGCTATGGTTTAGGGTGGGAGCAGAGTTCTCAATTGTAGAAAAAGCATAGCTATAATTTGGCGGCGATCCTAAGGTTAGGTGAGAAACAGTGTCATAAATAACACGGCTGGACTTCAATGTACTCGTAGTCCATGCAATGACTACTGATGTGCTTGTGACTATTTGCGCAGATTCACCGGATATATTCCCAACCGGATCTTTTACGGTTACCATACTACAAGTTTCTCCAGAATAAGGCTGTAAATCTTCTTCGGCTTTTGCTTTGTCTGTTGTGATTTTCTCATTTTCTAAGGTTGCCGCGCCCAAACTTCCTATTTTCGCGACATCATTTTGGGTTTTGGCAAGCGCCAGATTGAGCGTTTCCGCGGTGGTGGCGCCGAGCAACTCCGCCCTGTCGTCTTTTAAGGTTTCATTAAATAAAGTTTGGTTCAAAATATCATTTTCCAGCGCCAGCTTTGTGGAGACGGCGGCGTTTAGGCCGTTCTCCACTGTGTTTATAGAAAGCCCGCTGGTCTGCTGGCAAGTTTTGAGTTTGCCCAGCGTTAAAATTTCATTTTTCACTTTGGCCAAAGAATCATTCTTTTTGGTGATAATTGATTGAGTGATGGAGATGGCGCTGTCCACTCCGCTAAACTGAATCATGCTTTGTTTTAAATTATTCAAATCATTTTCCAGTTGCGAAGTGATGGCGGTTGAGCGAATATTGGACGAAGCCAGCCCGCCCGAAGAAAAGAGCGTCTGCATCATTGTTTGAAAAGCAGCCAAAATTATTTCATTAAAAGAATCGGCGAGATTTAGTTGTTTAATGTCAGAGTTTGTGGATTCAATCAATCGCTCTTCTAGCCACTTGCCAGGGCTTACGATTTTACAGACCTCTCCGATTGGATTGTCTCCGGGCTCGTTTTGCACTGTTGGCCCGCACTCTTTAATTCCCAAAAATCCGTTTGCCGACATAGCTTCGTTGAAACTTTTTTGCACTCCCAAGGCCTCTCTTTTTTCTTTTTCTTCCAATAACCCTAAATATTGCCCGTAGGGATTATTTTGAACTTGCGTAAGCTCAATCCATCTTTGCCATCCGCCATTATTAAAATCATTAAAAAAACCTTGAATATTACCCATTACGGTTGAAACGGTGCATCTATATCTGTCTTGAAACGAGCGCCGTCCGCCGGCAAAAATTAATCTTAACCGCGGGGCGAAAGGCTCGCAAAGCTGGGTTAGATTCAGCTCTTTAATAAATACTCCGCTGGCTTGGTCGGCGGCGTCAAGCAAAAATCCGTTCCAATCCTGCACAAAAAGCGCCCCCCCGCCTTGTCCACCGGTTCTGATGAGCATTACAATCTGGTCGGTGAGCTTTTGCACCAGCATTTTAGCAATTCCCCA
>Ga0155866_121_pt1 | contig 15084 bp, 20 predicted proteins | sample RifCSPlowO2_01_FD_107520 | JGI IMG/M metagenome (GOLD analysis project Ga0155866, IMG submission 107520) | Candidatus Giovannonibacteria bacterium RIFCSPLOWO2_01_FULL_43_160 | reverse complement strand
GCTCGGTCGCATTTTTAGCGCCCTCAATATTAATTTTATGTGCCTTATCCTTATTTCGTGGATCAAAAGAAAGTAAGGCAGCACAGTGGAAAATTTTATTAACTTTATTTTTTAGTTCATTCAATTTGGCTTTATCAATCCCAAAAAATGGTAAAGATGTATCTCCCTCCACAATTTCCCAAGCGTTTTCATACTTTCTAGCTGTTAGGTAAGATATTTTTGACAGGCGCTCCAAAACTCTAGACCGAGAATCTTTTTCTGCTTTTCTAACTAAAAAAAATATATAATAACCTTCTTCCAATAAGCGCAACCCCAAAAAAGACCCAATGAATCCGGTGCCTCCAGTCAATAAAACCGCCCTAGGACTTCTTTCTTCCATATACACCCCAATCATACCACAAAAATCTCATTTGGGATAAGAAGGGTTAAAAGTTTTGATTAGGCCATTTTCAAAACCTATATTACTTTCGATTCAAAAAATATTTTCTAAATACTTTTTCGTTTCTCTTTATCTGGTCTTCCAATGGCTCAAGCCCAAATTGTCTTCTTCTGGTATTTACGGATTTTTTATTCCTCAATTTAGGAGTAATGATAACTATTTTATTATTGATAACTTTTGAACTCATTATTGTGCCGTAATACTGATTCTTTCCGCGCGTTAAATTTATTTTGTCAACAAGATAAGGAATAGATGTTTTATCAATATCGTTAATATGTTTTTTCATCATATTGAGACATCGCCCAACAAACTTGATATCATTTGTATGTTGTAGAAGTAACCATGCTTTCTGCGAAGCCTCTTTGCCAACTTTTGATATTGTGGGCCATCCGATTTTAGAGACAATTTGCTTTAGTGCGCGAGTAGAGGCATTATCAATTTTTTTTAATTCAGAAATAGAAATTTTTGGATTTTTCCTAGCTTCCTGATCCATAAACGCCATTGAAACTATATTATCCGCGTATCGCTTGTATACAGCCATAACCTATTTTTAGCAAATATTGAAATAAATAAAAAGGCCAACGCGTGATGCGTCGGCTCTTAAGAGTCACGAGATCAACACTTCAGCCATCGCTTTGGAAAGTGGCATTCCAGTCGCGCGCTCTACAAAAACCCATGCGCCATTGGGATTTATCTCTAAAAAATAATAGTTCCCGTCTTTCCCCAAGACAAAATCTAGAGCCCCATATTTTAGGTCTAAAGCCTTGGTAAGCTTTATACATTGATTTTCCAAGTTGCACGGCAATGAATGAATAGAGAATTCCAGATCCTTGTGCCCGCCGATTCTCCAATCAACGCCTCCTTTTTTGTCCCCTACTTGATGAATGGCCATAGAAAATACCTTTTCGCCAATCACAATTGTTCTCACATCGCACTCTCTTATAATTTCCTGTTGAAAAATCGCGGGGCATTGTGCAAGCCCAGTAAAATCAACTTTCATCTCAGGAGTTATTCTGGAAGTAAAAAAAGCAAATGCTTGTTTTTCATCTTCAACAACCTCTTTTGCCAAAGGCTTTACGATCATTAGCCCGACATCATTTCTGAACTTTATTGCTTTATTGGGTTCGCTGGTAATTAAAGTAGCGGGTAAATGCATATCCAATTTTGATGCCACTTCCATTTGCAACACTTTATTTTCTGCTCGTTCAATCGCATAGGGATTCGAACACCATTTCGCATTTGGCAATAATCCGTAAAGCATCTTAATCATTTCTTCTCTCGAAAGACGATTAAAGAGCCAGTAGGGTTCATTTTTTGGGCGACGACTATAAGTAAGTCGCGCAATTCGATACCAAACAGAAGAAACATCTAACAGATTTGTATTATCAAAAAAATAGCTAAATTTACCATCAGAATAGTCATAAGACATTGAATGAAACGGGTCTTGATTTATATACAGACATTTAAATGGAATAGTCAGATACCGTGTAACCAACTCGTACGTTTCATCTGGGTGTAATGAAATAATGAGCAACATTTTTCCTCCTTTAGAAAAAGCCACTCAAATAAAGAATGGCCACTTCTCTTTTCAGCAGGTACCATAATCTGTAAGCTGCCCATACGCATTGGAATCCCAAGTAGGATCAAGTGAGCTCTCAGCATATCCAGTGATCGGGGAAGCAAATTGCTTAAAAAATGGTTGCGAGGCAGGCTGCGTAGTAGCTCTTACTTTATCCGTATTTTCAGCGTTCAGCTTTTCAAGGTTCATAAATACATCCTTTCTAGCCTAAATTTAGGCTGTTTTCAGCTAGCTTTACCGAATCTAATTTTATACTAGCAATGCCTAAATTTCTGTCAAATCTACAAATCATACCACAAAAATCTCATTTGGGATAAGAAGGGTTAAAGAAGGGGTTATGGAATTATTTGTTATAAAACTTTTTATTCATCGCCACTAAATCGTATTTAAGGGGACGAAGGCCCATTTTTTTTCTCCTTGCGTCAACATTTTTTTTATCAACTATCGGCCGCGAGGTCATCCTATTATTTTCGGCGTCTCTTTGAAACTGTGTGCCATATAATTGTTCCTTTCCTTCATGAAGAAGGACGCGGTCAATTAGATGCGCTCGGTCCTTTTTTGCAAAATCGCAGTATTGGAGACAATTTTTTTGTAATTCAAGATCATAATCTTGATGTTGAACTAAAATGAAAAAATTAAACATTCCTTTTTTGCCAATAAGATTTGAGATAGGATAACCATATTTATTAATAATTCGCTGGATTTTGGTGTTGTGTGTGGCATCGATAAGATAAACCAAATAATTTGCCAACCCAAGCCCCATTTTAGTTTTAGGTTTCCGTCCCTCATCATCTTCACCCCAGCTAATAAGCGGCTCGGTTAACTTTTTATTTACCCACGAATTCCTCAATTCCTGGTCAATATCAAACATCTCTTTGATTTCTTTGATTAATTTTTGATTCAATTTTGATTTCATATAGTTATATTTTACACTAAAAATTAAAAAAGAGGTACGGACTTGGAATCTTTCCCTCTTTTAATCACTATAGCAATAGTCCAGCCAGAGCCTTAGAAATCTCCGCTTCCGTATGGAGTTGAACAAAATACCACTGCCCATTGGGATTAATCTCCAAAAACACATAGTCGCCACTGGGAGTAACTATCATATCAATACATCCGAAACGCAATCCGAGTATCTTCATAAAACGCTTTAAACTTTCCTCAATATTTTTTGGGAGCGATGTCTGTTCCATCTTAACATCAAAATCATTGAGCTTTGGTTTTCTTCTCCAATCCAAACTAGTCAAATCGTCCCCTTGCGAATTTATTTTGACCGGAAAAATTTCCTCGCCAACAATGCTAATCCTTAATTCATACGCCTTTGGAATACGGGCTTGGAATATTGATGGAGACATTTTAACCGTATCAAGATTATCTAAATGTTCGTCAGTCACTACATTGGTGTATAAAACTTTATTCACCATAGGACTCGCGCCGAGTAATTTTATAATGATATTGCTGCCATATTTTTTATAAAACGCCTTAACTCTGACGGGGTCAGAGGTCACCAATGTATCAGGAAATGCCAATCTCGCTTTTCTAGCCATAGTAAGTTGGTATATCTTATTTTCCGCTTTTTCAATTGCCCACGGATCATCAATCCATTTTTTATGCTGGAAAACAGACCATAGAGATGTTCTCATTACCCTAAACTGGTTCTGAATAAATTGCCGATATTCCGCTGGCTCAAATTGCATCAATTTAATTGGTAAGTGTGGTTTCATATACCAAATAGCGGAAAAATCTTCAATATCGTAGTCCGCTCCATCAATAACAACTCGGTAATTTACTCTCCCATTGATTGTTTCAAATACCAAATATTCGCCATCTAAACACTTATCTTGCTTAAATAAAACAGCTTCTTGCCCCTTGTTTTTCAATTCAGCCAAGACAACATTGAATGCAGAAAATTCATAAGAACCGGAATTTCCTATCGCTAGTATCATAAATATCACCCCCTCTTTCTATCTAGCTTTTTTGATATTTTGTTCTCTAGTATTGTTTTAACAAAAAAGCTCCAAAAAATCAAGGGTTTCAATTTATTTTTACAATGTTATGATAAATAATATGAAAAACATTATATCTGCGCTCCTAAAAAATATGCATGAACATGATCAGACCAGGAGACGCCAAATTATTGAAACACAAGGTAGTCCAAAAATGGATGAGGCTAAAGATAAAACGGTGTTTTACGAATTCAAAGGAGAATGCGAAGAAAGAACTAGAATAGCAAGATTTTTAATTGATAATAACGCATTAAAAGAAAAGGATGATTATTATTACGCTGCTACAATCATTATTAATATCGGCAGTTTAGAAAATTTCAAAATAGCGTACAAATTGATAAAGAAATATCGCGAGATGGGTGGAAATAAACCGTGGAGATTTTATGATAAATATTTTAAAGTACAAAATTGGGGTAAATCAAAAGAAGAAATATATTCGGAAATAGAAAAAGAAATCGACGTTCATCCGAGCAAGTTAGATAAAGATTATAAATAAAAAGTAGGGGAAGATGAATTATTTCATCCTTCCCCATATCGGTAAATTACGCAGCATCATAGGCGTCGATATCGGTAATGATGCCACAGGTAGTAGGAGCCATAGCGCCTTCGCGATATTCTAGAAAACCCAAAATAAATGGGAGCTGTCTAGTTGGCTCCTGCTCTTTTGTCTGTTTTAAGTCAACTTTTTCCATTTTCCTCACCCCCTTTCTTTATTTGATTTTTTGGTATTTTGTTCTCTAATGTAACCCTATCAAAAAAGCCCCAGAAAAGCAAGGGCTTGATCCGCCAGTTGGCGGAGAGGCTGAAAATGCTCCAAAACTCTAGACCGAGAATTTTTTTCTGTTTTTCTAACTAAAAAAAGTATATGATGACCTTCTTCCAATAAACGCGCGCCTAAAAAAGATCCGATAAATCCGGTGCCTCCAGTCAATAAAACCGCCCTGGGACTTCTTTCTTCCATATCTTAATCATACCACAAAAATCTCTTTAGGATAAGAGGGGTTAGTGTAGAAATAATTATAGTTATTGACAATAACTAACAATTGCTTATTATTACCAATAGATAGAGTAAAATAGTTTTGTTCTGCATAGCATCCTGACATAGTTCAAAATCAACAGAAAAAAGGAGAATAAATCATGGCGGCTAAACTCAGCGCACCTGTAGATGTGCAAATCGAGTTGACGCAGGCTTGCAACTGGCGGTGCCGCCATTGTTACAACTATTGGCGTTCAACTGAGACAGCAACCGAGCCTGGTCGACATCTTTCCTGCGACGATATTTTTCGTATTGTTCAGGAACTGACTACAAACCAAGTTCCATCGATCACGATCACTGGTGGCGAGCCGTTTTCACGACGCAGAGAAGTTTTTATGCTACTGGAAATGGCTGAGAGAACAGGTATTCACGCATCAATCAACACAAATCTTAGTTTCGTGAGAAAAGAAGATGTTAAGAAGCTCGCTGACGAACACAATAGCGTATCAATTCTCTTTTCACTTCTATCAGCAGAAGCGACGGAGCATGAACGTCTAGCCGGCGCTCCGAGCGGCTCCTACGTCCGAGTAATCGAGACAGCATCCTTGGCCATCCAGCGTGGGATTTTGGTAAGTCTCAATATGATTCTCATGCGAGAAAACTTGCATGCAATGGAGATTACGGCGCGCCTTGCTAAGAATCTCGGTGTGCGCACATTCTGTGCGACAAAGGCACTCCCTAATACCCATGCACCTAACAGCGCATTTCTCTTGTCAGCAGAGGAGGTGCATTGGTCTCTCGCCGAACTTATGCGGATTGAGGAACTGCTCGATATTCCCGTCGACATCTTGGGTTGTTACCCCAGATGTCTCCTCGCAGGCACTCCTGCGTACCAACGCTTCTCGCACCGCACCTGTGTGGCTGGCTATACAACGGTTACGATCGGTGCCGATGGGAACGTGAGACCATGTTCTCACATGGAAACAAGCTATGGGAACATCCTTCACAAACCACTCGCCGATATCTGGCAGAAAATGGGTGGTTGGCGCGAGGGTGAGTTTATCCCCGAGGAGTGTCATGGTTGTCCGATCGTGGTTACCTGCAGAGGGGGCTGTCGCGTCAACACGCTCACATCCGGTTTGAGGAACATGGATTACTATGCTGACACACGGCATTTGGTCGGTTTACCACAGGAGTGTTTGGCTTCACGCTTGTCCGAGGAGATAAGCGACATTCCGACCAAGGTCATGGTGTGTCCGCAAGTAAGGTTTCGAAACGAGCCGTTCGGGGCGTTGGTTTACAGAACCGACCCTTTAGCCATCGTCCTGGTAAATCACAGTGCTATGGCTTTTCTCAAGACTGTAGCGGAAAAGGGAGAGAAATTTGACCTTTTCTCCTTCCTCGAACGCTCTGGCGCAAGGACCGAAAGTGAGCGCAGGAACGTAGAACATCTGTATCGGAAGTTGGTCCGGAAAGGCTTCCTAATAACACCAGCAAATCATTAAGAAAGGAGGTGATAGCAATGGAAGTAGACATCCGTAACGACACAGTCGCGGAGAACGAGCAGAACGAAGTGTTCGCCGAAGTCCCGCTGTTCGGCGCAGAGATGGCTGGTAGTGATGAAAGCGGCGACTGCGGTTGCTTCAGTTGCGATGGGAATCCGTGCGTCAAATGAACCACTAGACACGCGTTTCCCGCGACATCGAGGGGGAAGTTAATTACACTTCCCCCCTCTTTTTATTTTATAAACTGTTTTTTAAAGTCGGCTATGAACCATTCGAATTTCTCATCGAAATATAGCGAGAAATTCTTAATAGAAAAATGCATTGATTGACGGTAACTTATTGCAGTAATAAATTTTGCCCATCCATACCGCCTTACAAAAAACATAATTAACAACCCAGCGATATTATAACCATTATGTTCTGCGGCAAACTCCCAAGATATACGCCCAAAGGGTATGTCTTTTTGTGCGATTTTTTTCCAATCTGTGGTTGATATTGAAGACCTAAAAATCTGCTCCGCAACATATACCGATATTCCTTCTTTTAACCAATCCGGCAGGTTTGGATTTAACGCGTTTGTATAAAGATGAGTCATTTCATGCAAAAGTATTTGGCTCACTATTTTTTTCGTTGTTAATTTCTCTTTGTTATTAAGTATATAAATACTAGAAGTGCTCTTTGGAGGCACGTAAGCAACAAGCCAATCTGGTATTTTCTTTTTATGAATTGCTTCTAAAAAGGAGGTTCGATTTTGAAAAATATGCGCTACAATAAAAGGGGGCACAATAGGAAACAATCTATTTAACTTCTGTATACTCGAATGAGCATTTCTGATATAAAAATTCTTTTGTAGCATTGCCGATTCAAATACAAATTTTATTTTAGTTCTTTGTTTTTTGTACGTCATTGAATTTTATTTTTTCATAGTTTTTAATTTTGCCACGAATCTTTATTTTTTCTCCTGGTCAGAAAAAAACTTGATATCCCTCTTTTAAAAAGCGTAACCCTAAAAAAGATCCGATAAATCCGGTGCCTCCAGTCAATAAAATCGTTTTGGAACTTCTTTCTTCCATATCTTAATCATACCACAAAAATCTCTTTAGGATAAGAGGAGGTTAAATGAAAAGGCCTATGCGTTGCGCATAAACCTTTTAAAAAATCCGAGCTCCTATTTAGAAACTCTTTTATCTCCAACACTGCGGGTCTTTCTCAAAAAAATCGCCATAAACCCCATACGAAACAGCGTGGCAACCGCGGCAATAATTCAATAAGTCGCAATTATTACATCCTTTAAGATTTTTTATTTCGCGGTAGCGGCTTAATGCTCCACCTAAAAATATTTCTTGAAAAGACTGTTTTAGAACATTTCCAACAGGACTTTCAAATCGCCTACAGGCATAAACTGTCCCGTCTGCTAAAATAGCCAGGTGTCTGATTCCGCAATTACAACCTTGTAAAACAACATCACTTTTTTGAATCTGAAAAACGCCAATCTCGTATAAATATAACCTCCAAAGATGATCCTTTAGCGGAAATTTTGTGCTGTGATCTGCTAATTTTTTCAATACCTCCCAAACATGCCCAAGAAAATCTCTATACTCATGTGGAGATAAACACTCATCAATAGCATTTTGCGGCGGGCAATACCTGCCAAAATCATACACATCAACGCCTAATTCAACTGCTAGTTTTGCAAGTTTAGGAATTTCTAAAACATTCCTGCAAGAAACAGTGCTCATAATCATAGTTTTGATCCCTAAATTTTGAAGAACTTTTATAGCGGAAAGCGTTGCATTAAACGAACCTTCTTTATTGCGAATAGAATCATGTATTTCCCTTAATCCATCTAACGACATCTGATATCCCCGGCAACCAAGAATTTTTAATTTTTCGCAAATCTTTCTATTTAAGTGAAATGGGTTGCCAAGAATAATAAAAGGGATTTGCATTTGATGAATATAATCTAGCAGTTCAAAGAACCACGGGCATAACAAAGGATCTCCCCCAGTTATAGCAATCAATGGATCAACTTCGAATATTGTGCAAAATGTCAAAAACTTCGCAACCACAGAATGGCCTTGTTCTAAATTAAGTTCTCCGCTGTAAGGATTTTTTGCTTCTTTTCCTCTCCAAATATAACAATGGGAACATCGTTGATCGCAACGATTAGTTATATGCCATTGTAAACCAAAGCTTCTGCCAAATTTAGCCATAAGCTGTTACTCCTTTCTATCAAATAACTCTAAACTCTATATTAAAACACGCAAAAAATTATGTCAAATTGCTAAACTTGTTTAAATTTGTTATTTATATTACGATTAACATTATAAATATCAAACAATGAAAAATGAAACGTGGGATAATTTTATTCAAAAAACCCAAAACCGCAAGCCAATAAGTTATGTAGCAGATGCAGTAAAACTTATAAATACTAAGGGATTAAAGAAAGCGTTAGATCTTGGGTGTGGCGCTGGAATAGACGCAAAATATCTTGCAGAAAACGATTTTTATGTTGATGCTGTAGATTTTAGTGACGCAAGTATTGAGCAAACAAAAAAAATATGCGCATCATCTAAAGTATCCGTAATAAAAAGCGACATCAACGAGTTTAATATTATCACAAGCTCATATGTTTTAATAATCGCTTGGAATTCTCTTCCTTTTCTGACAAAAAAAAATACGCGAAATGTACTACTTAAAATTCAAGACGGCCTTTCCAATCAAGGAATATTTGTATTTAGCATATTCGGCATCGAAGATGAATGGGCAAAAACAAAGCCGGAAATGTCTTTTTGGTCTATTGAAGAATTTAAAAATGTTTTATATAAAATGAAATTTCTTAAACTCTTGGAAGAAAAGGGCGAAGGAACTTTAGCCGTAGGCGGATCAAAATATTGGCATAAAATTCAAGGTATAGCAATTCGGGAAAATTAAAAACGGACAACCCTTCAAAGGTTGCCCACTAGCCAGCAATTTAGGCGTCTCCGCCCGAATTGCAATCCATACCGCCTCCTTCTTGGCTACCGCCCTGGTCAGACGAACACCCTGTAGCATGAAGGCCTTCGTTAAATTCACCAACAGGCCCTAACATGCTCTGAACGCTGAAGCGGGATGAATATTTTGTTTTTTTAGACCAGAAATTAAATCCTTTTAGAATAGTAGTCTCACCCATGGTTATCACCCCCTTTCCAGGATAAATTTAAGCTAATTCGGCCTATTTTTAGCAGATCTAATTTCATACTAGCAATGCCTAAATTTTTGTCAAATGCATAAAAGCTTCAAATAAAAGTTTGAAACTGGACATACTAAATTGATCTGTAAATTACTGTAAAATTAAAAACCAAAATGAAGCCGGCAACGTTTCTAACATATCTTAATCATACCACAAAAATCTATTTAGGGAAATAAATGTATTAGAGAAACACACCCCTTGCAAAATCTAGAAGATATGTGTTAAAATAATAATAGGAAAAAGGGTAAAAACTGAACCTTGATATAAAGCTAAAAACTCAAAAATAAAAAGGGGGAAGAAAAATGAATATAGCGGATCAATATATGAGAGTGGAAACTTGTTACACCGGAGAAATAGATAACTACGGCTATGCCTTTGTCCCTGGAAGCGCTAAAGGGGTGGTTTTACTGGACAAAAGAACTAAAAATCTTTTAGACAATCTGTCTAGTTTCCATAGCGGCAAAGACGAACAAAGATTACAGCTTTTATTGCAAAACGGCCTTATTAGATATTGCGATACACCTCCGCGATCACCGGCACTAAATAAAGCGACGATCAAGTCGATGAGTACATGGTTACACATAACCAATAGTTGCAATTTAGATTGCGGCTACTGTTATATTGTCGGGAAAAAAGACAAACAGCCTATGCCGCTTTCAGTTGTGAAATCGTATTTAGATAAACTGGAAAATACCATTAGAGTACATCAATTAGAATCAGTCCAAATACGAATTGCTGGGGGTGAACCCACTATGCAGAAAAAACTTGTCGCTTATCTGGCAGAGGAGGTGCGAGCGCGGTTCATAGAAAAGGGCGTCCGTATTCAATTGATTTTACTTACAAACGGCACTTTGCTTAATCCGTGGTGGATACAATTGATTAAATCTCATTTTATGAAGCTGTGCATTTCTTTAGATGGAATGGAGGAATGGCACGATTTACAGCGCTTTTTCAAAAATGGCTTAGGGTCTTTTGGTAAAGTCCACCAGAATATCAATTTGTGTTTGGAAAAAGGTATTAAGCCAAATATACTAACCACTATCACCGAAAATAATATCTCCGGCATTTCTCAATTAGGCAAATATCTGATCGATTCAAATCTTCCATTTCGTCTAGGTGTGTATCGTGATAACTCCGGTAACTTTGATGGGTATGAAAGTTTTATAGAAAAAGTTCTAGACGCCCTCAATGATTGCTATAACTATTATGCTTGTGCGATAAGAGAGCGTAGAGCAACTTTTAATCATCAATTAGCTGATATCCATCTTAATAAAAGACCGCACCTAAGAAGTTGTAATATCGGATACTCCGGCGTAACTGTAGATCATACCGGAAATGTTTTTCTTTGTCAGGCAGGGATGGATAGAAAGCCGATTGGTAACCTTCGGGATCAATCTACTTTGTTGCAAATGGCATGGTCTCAAGAAACTCTGCCCGAACTGCGCGAAAAAAATGTGCTTAACTATAGAAATTGCCATACATGCCAATGGGCATTAGCTTGCGGTGGTGGATGCCCCATTGTAAATGCGAGTGTTAATGGCGCGGCCGATATTGCGTCGCCGTATTGCAAACTTATTAAAACAATGATCCCGAGATTAATTGAGCTTAAAGCTTTGCAATTTATTCAGAAATATGTAACTCTAAAAAATGAAAGGAGGTAGCGCTATGGAACAAGAGATCCTTGTTTTGGCTGAGTCAGAAATAGCTGAAGTTAGTAATCAAGAGTGTGAATGTGCGCAATGCACAGATTGCAATTGTCCAGATGGCGATTGCTGTACAGACTCTTGAGCTACATCAGCCAAAATCAATGCGGATGCGCGCCACAAACCAAAGTGGCGCGTATTTTTATTTCTAGTTAATATATATGTATGAATAATAAAGCAATAATAGGTAGGGAGATTTTTTTGCCTAATATCATTTTTGGATTTGATGAAAATTGGGAATTGCAAAATTGGTATGATACGTGCACGAAAGAAGCAACTTACGGATTGAGTAGCGGCAACAAATGGGGCCTGGGGAATATCCCGCCGGATGTACCAAAAATAATTGCAAAGGCAAAATCAACTGAAGATGCTCTGAATAAAGCTAAAATTATACTCGTAGAATTCTTAAAAACTTCAGAGGCTTCACATCAAATACAAGAAACAAGCGAACGAGCTCAAAAAAGATGGAATAAAATAGCTTCTGAATATTTTCTAAGGCTTTCGAAAATGCTAGATGTGCCCATTAAAGATTTTGAAAAAAAGTATTACGCATTTTTTACATTTAGCCGCAGATGTCCTTTTTCAAAAGGTAAATTTATGTTTAATCAATTTAATGATTTTTCTAATAATGCCGCGCATGAAATTATGCATATTGAATTTTTAAAGAAATATGAGCAATATTGCTTAAAAGGAGGCCTTTCTGAATTACAAGTTTCTCATCTTAAAGAAATTCTAACCGCGCTTCTAAATGAAGATATGGGCGATCTCTTATACCATCCTGATTACGGTTATGAAAAACACAGGAAAATAAGACCAAGGATTTTGGAATTATATCGCGAACATAAAAAATCGGATAAAAGTTTTACTATTTTTCTTGACAAAACAATTGATATTGTAAAAAACTTACGATTTGAATAGTATTATACTATGAAAAAGAATCCTATTTGCACAATTTTGTGGCGCGATGCCGCATATACTTTCGCAAAAAAACTTCCAAAAACGCCTCCGAAGCCGCGCCTTACAACGGGCTTTATAATCCGCGCTAATAAAAAATTTACTTTTATCGCGACGAATGTTTCTTTTGATAATAAAACCGGCCGAATGAGCCCGGTAGATGGGTTTATAATTCCGGAAAAATCAATCCTAGAATTTAAAAAAATAGGCCATTATAATGAAAAAAAATAAAAAAGTAAAAATCTTGTGGGAAGACGCTCGCATTTTTTCTCCGGAGAGGAAAAATGTGAAATTAAGTTTAATGGAAACAACCGGTTTTCTTCTTGAAACAGAATCAGATTCTTATTATTTAATTCGAAATCCAGTAACAATTAATTTTGAAACAAAAATTAAACACCCGAATAAAAATCCCTCATTCTATTTGATCCCGAGAGATATGGTGAAATCGATTAAAAACAAGTAAAATCGTTTTAGGTTTTTTTTCTCTCCCATATATACTCCAATCATACCACAAAAATCTCTAATTTTCAAAGAGTGCGAAGATTTTCTATTTTAACCCTAATGGCGGACGTCCCTTCGTTAAAATTCTGGTTCTTAAGTTCAAAAATTTCACCGATTGTGATTATAATTTTTCTATCCTCAATTTTTATGAAAAACGGCAAAATTGGTTTGCCCGACTCCAACGCCAAAGCCGCCGCGCCATTATAAAAAACCCCAAGCTCTTCCCCACGGACCAACCTGCCTTCCGGGAACATTATGATGGTTTCCCCTTTCCCCAAAAGCCCCGTAGGAATTACCACGGCGGCTCCCAGACCCTGCCCGCGCTTTGAAGGAAACCCGCCCGTCAAAAGATAAACTAATTTAAGAAATTTAATTTTTCTCAAAAATTCCAGCATGGGGTGATGAAAACGCTCCTCCTCCGTCATAAAACGGAACGGGAAAAAATGGGAAGCAAAGGGGAGAGAAGTCCCGATTAAAAAAACATCAAAAATTGTTTTGTGGTTGGAAGCAATTATAACGGGCGGCCGTATGTTTTTTAGATGTTCCTTGCCGCGAATTTCTATTCTATAAAAAAGCCGGAGCAGAACCCAGACCGCTGGCCACATCAAATTCTGGATAAACCAATACCAGTATTTCATCTTCTTTTTTATTATAGCAAAAAAATCATGTTTAATATAAAAATAAAAAAAGCCCCCGAAAAGCAAGGGGCTTGGAGAAACAATGGCTTTTTTTGGCGCTAGTTTAAAATACCAGCTAAGCTCTTGGTGATTCTATCAATGAGCGCTGGTTTGGCTGTTTCTAGATCCAGATTTACTTGCGTGGCGGTCGCATTCAGCCGATTCCTATACAAAATCCGATCGCTGTTGTAGCTACCGGTATCTTGTTGAATTCTGCTCCCGGTGCCCTGCTGCAAATTGGCCGTTTGCCTTTCAGAAACAGAGCGGGCGGATTTTTCAGAAAGCTGTACGTCAACGATTACCGCATATACAACCTTTTTCACAAGTTCTCCGGTTATCCATTCAGCGGCTTGGCCCAAAATCCCTCCTATGCCAGCGCCGGCAAAGGGCGCGTTAGGAGAACTACTGGTTACCCCGCCGATAATCGCTCCCGTGATAGCTCCGGCAATCGGACCGCCGTAAGAGGCGTGCATTGCTTCCTGAATTGCTGGCGTGTTTGCGTCACCTAGATAACGAATATTGGTTTGAAACCATAGGTTCGCTTTTTCCGGGTCTTGTACAACCGTGTATCCTTTTTCCATTAAAAGTGCGGGCAGTCCGCTCAATCTGACGCCCATTCCGCTGGTGTCGCCGAGTTCAACCCAAACCGTCTTCTGGGACGCCGGAAGCGGTTTTCTGAAAACAGTTTCAGCCGGCCGCGCTTGGACATTCAAGTCCTTGTACCGAATGGCTGTGGACATGGCCGCACACCCACCCAAAAACGATAACGCTGTCGCTACAGCTAAAGTAGCGCTTAAATAGCTTATCTTTTTCATGTCAATTCCTCCTTTTTTGGTTTGTGATCTGTTTTTACCCTAGCATACTTTTATTGTTATTGCAAAACAAGCTTAAAATAGGTACAATATCCACAACCCGCCCGTAGCTCAGTTGGTAGAGCAGCTCCCTTTTAAGGAGATGGTCGCAGGTTCGATTCCTGCCGGGCGGACAATCTAGAAAATTATATAGATTATGCCTTAGGATAATGTTTATATTGGGGGGTCGTCTAGCGGTAGGACACAAGCCTTTGGAGCTTGGTACGAAGGTTCGAATCCTTCCCCCCCAGCCAAGTTTCAGAATTCGTTTTTTCGCCAAAATGCGGAGCGTCGCAAAGCGACGCGACGGGGGTTTCCGAGAGAATTGCCCAAGGGTTTTTGAAATCCAAAAGAAGCGAGCGGGACGCGAGGCGGGGGTTCGAGCCAATCTTTTGAAGAAAATCTCTTTTGGCTTCGAGATTTTCTTCGGAAGCGATAATTATGCCTTGGCTACTGTCTAAAATGAATTGTTTAGAAAGTTCGAGCCAGCGATTGCCTTTTCGTTCAAAATCCTTCAATTTCTCTGAAAAATCAATCTTTTGGTTGAGGAGCTTTTGCTTCTTAGCGATATACTCCTCGCTCGTAATTGTGCTGTCCAAATGAGCGTCAAGAAGCCTGTCTAGCGTCTCCTCAACACTTTTGATTTGATTTTTCAGATTTT